>OBGM01000001.1_pt1 | contig 38427 bp, 43 predicted proteins | sample 1479981 | NCBI WGS metagenome assembly OBGM01 (sample SAMN02324088, study PRJEB22366) | soil metagenome | biome: mixedwood plains | place: Canada | collected 2009-09
ACCCTGCCGCTTACCGGATACCTGTCCGCCTTTCTCCCTTCGGGAAGCGTGGCGCCATTCGCCATTCAGGCTGCGCAACTGTTGGGAAGGGCGATCGGTGCGGGCCTCTTCGCTATTACGCCAGCTGGCGAAAGGGGGATGTGCTGCAAGGCGATTAAGTTGGGTAACGCCAGGGTTTTCCCAGTCACGACGTTGTAAAACGACGGCCAGTGAATTCAGATCTCAAATAATGATTTTATTTTGACTGATAGTGACCTGTTCGTTGCAACAAATTGATGAGCAATGCTTTTTTATAATGCCAACTTTGTACAAAAAAGCAGGCTGGATCCACCTTCAGCTTCGTGATCGGCATGCCGACCTTCCGGAGCGCCGCGGTACCGGGCGGGAGGAGCATGCCCCAGGCGCGTTCGAAGACGTGCACCACCAGACCGCTGCAATCGAAACCGGTGTCCGGCGAGCGTCCGCCCAGGCGGTATTTCACGCCCACGGTCTGCAGCGCGTGGACCAGCGGCCGCTCGCGGTCGCTGATGGCGCCGTCATGCCAGGCGCGCGCCGGCGCAGCGACGGCGGACAAGGCGATCAGGCAGGCGAGCAGGGCTGGTCTCATAATCGGCGTAGACGCGCGAGCAGGATGGCGCGTTGATACGACAGGCATGAACCTTCCCTACTTAGTCCGCTTGGTACTCGCCGCGCTGCTCGGCGCCGTGATCAGTGCCGCATTCGCGCAGCAAGCCCTTGAAATCATTGCGCTGCGCCACCGTACGGTCGATCAGGTGCTTCCCGCGCTGCAGCCGCTGCTCGAGCCCGGTGCCACGCTGAGCGGCAGCCGCGGCCAGCTCTTTCTGCGCGCCAGCGCTTCGAACGCCGAGGACATCAAGCGCGCGCTGGCAGCGATCGACCGACCGGCAAGGCGCCTGCAGATCTCCGTGCGCCTGGACGACGCGCTTGAGCGCGAGCGCCGCGACCTCCAGGCCTCGGGCAGCGTCGGTCGCGGCGGGGTGCGGTTCAGCGGAAGCGCGCAGGACTCCCGCACCAGCGCCGGCGAGCGCGTCGACCAGCGCCTTCAGGTCCTGGAGGGCAGTCGCGCCGTGATTTTTGCCGGCCAGTCCAACGATGATCGCGATCTCGCCAGCGGCTTCCAAGTCGTGCCGCGGCTGGCCGGCGGCGGCGTAGCGCTGGAAATCGCGCAGCAGCGCGAGACGCCCGGGTTCCGTCGCGGAAGCGTTCACGGACAACAGCTCGCGACCAGCATGCATGCCAGGCTCGGCGAGTGGGTCGAAATCGGCACGCGCGTCTGGGTCATGGTGGAGGCGCTCGACTGAACGCCGGGCTGCAACACGCCTTTGCAACCGAGGGGGCGCTCGCCGAAGCAATCGACGGCTTCAAGCGGCGGCCGCAGCAGCTCGAGATGGCGCAGGCGATCCACGATGCGATCGAGCGCACCGAGGTGCTGGTCGCTGAGGCGGGCACCGGGACCGGGAAGACGTTCGCGTACCTGGTTCCCGCGCTGCTTGCGGGCGGCAAAGTCATCATCTCGACCGGCACGAAGACGCTGCAGGACCAGCTCTTCGATCGCGACCTGCCGGCGGTGCGCAAGGCGCTGGCCGCGGGCGCGAGCGCCGCGCTGCTCAAGGGTCGCTCCAACTATGTCTGCCTGTACCGCTTGCGGCGCAGCGCCGCCGCCGGCGTCGCCTCGCGCGAGGAGGCGAGCCAGCTGCGGCGCATCGAGCGCTTCGCCGCCGGCTCCGCCACCGGCGATCGCGCCGATCTTGCCGACGTGCCGGAGGATGCGCCGATCTGGGCGCATGCCACCTCGACGCGCGACAACTGCCTCGGCCAGGGTTGCCCGGACTACGGCGATTGCTTCGTGATGCGTGCGCGCCGCAATGCGCTCGCCGCCGACGTCGTGGTGATCAACCATCATCTCTTTTTTGCCGACGTGGTGCTGCGCGATGAAGGCATTTCCGAGCTCCTGCCGGCGTGCAACACGGTGATCTTCGACGAAGCGCACCAGCTGCCGGAAACGGCGCGCCTGTTCTTCGGCGAGACCGTTTCCAGCACCCAGCTGGTCGAGATCGCGCGCGATGCCCGCGCGGAGCTGCGCGCCGCCGGCGGCGCTTCCCCCGAGCTCGAGGCGCTCGCCAATCGCATGGAGAAGGCGGCGCGCGATCTGCGGCTGGCGCTCGGCGACACCGCGAGCCGGCTGTCCTGGAGCCAGGCGCTGCACCTGCCCGGCTTCGACGACAGCCTCGAAGTTTTGCAACGCTGCCTGCGGCAATTCCAGGAGCCGCTCGAGGCGCAGGCGGAGCGCTCCGAAGGCCTGGCTGCGTGCGCGCGGCGCGCGGCGACGGCGCGGGCCGCGATGGCGCGAATGCGCGAGACCGAGGCCACCGAAGAAGTGCGCTGGGTGGAAGTGTTCGCGCACGGCGCGCGCCTGCACGTGACGCCGCTTTCTTCGGCCGAGCTTTTCAGCCGCCAGATGGCAGACCATCCGCGCGCCTGGATCTTCACCTCGGCCACGCTGGCGATGGGCGAGGAGTTCGGTCACTTCACGCGCGAGCTTGGCCTTGGCGCGGCGCGAACCCGCCGCTGGGCGAGCCCGTTCGATTTCCCTAACCAGGCGCTGCTCTACCTGCCGAAAGGCCTGCCGGGCGATCCGAACGATGCGGCGTTCACCGATGCCGTGGTCGATGCGGCATTACCCGTCATCGAGGCGAGCGGCGGGCGCGCGTTCCTCCTTTTCACCACGCTGCGTGCGCTGCGCAAGGCGCACGAGCGACTGCGCACCTTGCGCTATCCCTTGCTCGTGCAGGGCACTGGCTCGCGCAGCGAGCTGCTGGCGCGCTTCCGCTCGCTCGGCAACGCGGTGCTGCTCGGCAGCCAGTCGTTCTGGGAAGGCGTCGACGTGCGCGGCGAAGCGCTCTCCGTGGTGGTGATCGACAAGCTGCCATTCGCCCCGCCCGACGATCCGGTGCTGGCTGCGCGCATCGAGGCGATCCGCGCCCGCGAGGGCAATCCGTTCACCGAGCTGCAGCTGCCGCAGGCGGTGCTGCAGCTCAAGCAGGGGGCCGGGCGCCTGATCCGCGACGAGACCGACCGCGGCGTGCTGATGCTGTGCGACCCGCGGCTCGTTTCCAAGGCCTATGGCCGGCAGATCCTGAAGAGCCTGCCGCCGATGAAGCCTACGCGGAGCCTGGCCGAGGTTGCGCAGTTCCTTGGAGCTCGTCAGCGACGTGAATGCGGATGATCTCCTCGAAGCTCGAGTCGGCGCGGAAACCTAGCGCGAGCGCGCGGCGCGCATCGAAATTTTGCGGCCACCCCTCGACGATGCGCATGATGGTCGCATCGGGCTCGCGCCGGATGAGCCGCGCCGCTTTGTCGCCGCCGACCTTGCGCAGCGCCTCGATCTGCTCGCCGACGGTCGCGCTGATGCCCGGCATGCTGAGGTTGCGGCGGCTGCCGAGCTTGGCGGTGTCGAGGCTCGCCGCGTGCAGCAGAAAGTCGATCGCCGCGCGGGGCGAAGCGAACCAGTGGCGCACGCTTTCGGGCACCGGCAGCACGGCCTCCTGGCCGCTCAGCGGCTCGCGGATGATGCCGGAAAAGAAGCCCGACGCCGCCTTGTTCGGCTTGCCCGGGCGCACGCAGATCGTCGGCAGACGGATGCCGATGCCGTCGAAGAAGCCGCGCCGGCTGTAGTCGGAGAGCAGCAGCTCGCCGATTGCCTTCTGCGTGCCGTAGCTGGTAAGCGGCGCGTTGAGGAACTCGTCGCCGATCGCCGGCGGAAACGGCGATCCGAACACCGCAATGGAAGAAGTAAAAACCAGCCGCGGACGATAGGGACCCGCCCCTCCGTTGCCTTCCTTGCGCACCGCCTCGAACAGCCGCCGCGTGCCGTCGAGGTTGATGCGGTAGCCCTTCTCGAAGTCCGCCTCGGCTTCGCCGGAAACGATCGCCGCGAGGTGAAAGATCAGGTCGGGCCGCGCGGCGACCAGCTTCTCGGCTTCGCCGGGGGCCGACAGATCCGAGACGATCGCACCCGGGCCCGCAGAGACCACGTCATGCAGGATCAACTCGCCGGCGCCGTCTTTTTTCAAGCGCGCGCTGAGCTTGCGGCCGATCATTCCAGCCGCGCCGATAACCAGTATTTTTTTCACCATTCGGGATCCCACAGCCGCCACCACGGCACGTCCTTGCGATCGCCGCCGGGCTTGAGATAGCGGCTGTCGGGAAAGTTGGTGCGCATCACGCGATCGGCGGCGTCGCGCAGGTCGTTCATGCCGAGGCGGTCGTACGCCAGCACCAGCACGAACACCGCCTCCTCGATCGCGGGCGCCTGCGCGTAGTGACGGATGGCGAATTGCGAGCGATTCGCCGCCGCAAGATAGGCCCCGCGCTTCATGTAGTAGCGGGCGACGTGCACCTCGTGCGAGGCAAGCGCGTTGACCAGATAGCGCATGCGCAGCGTCGCGTCCGCGGCGTACTTGGACTCGGGATAGCGCGCCACCACTTCCTTGAAGGCGTTGAACGACTCGCGCGAGGATTTCGGGTCGCGGTCGCTCATGTCCGGGGTAGTGAGGTTCGAAAGGATGCCGTACTGGTCGTTGAAGTTGATCAGCCCCTTCAGATACCAGGCGTAATCGGCGCTCGAGTGGTTCGGGTACATCTTGATGAAGCGGTCGACGGCGGCGACGGCCGAAGCGCGCTCGCCGTCCTTGTAGTGGCAATAGGCGATCTCGAGCTGCGCCTGCTGCGCGAAGCGCCCGTAGGGATAGCGCGCTTCCAGCTTCTCCAGGTACTTCACCGCGCGCGGCCAGTCTTTCGACGACATGGCATCCTTCGCCTCGCCGTAGAGGCGCTGCGCGGACCAGCCGACGGTTTCGTCTTCGGTGCTGCCGGCGCAGCCGGCGAGGCAGAAGATCGCGACTAGGAAGTAAACTGCGGTGCGAGCCATGCGGAAAAAAAATCATAACACCAGAATTAGGGCGAGCTCCTCCGCCACCGACTGGGATGCTGGCCTGGCCGCGCCGATGACCGCGGCGGTTCCATTGACGCTCGGCGGAATGCGCCTCGACCAGGCGCTCGTGCGCATCTTCCCGCAATATTCGCGCAACCGCCTGCAGGCCTGGCTCAAGTCGGGGCACATCACCATCGACGGCAGGCGGCGCGACGCGAACCATGCCGTGACCGGCGGCGAAGCGGTCGCGCTGCAGCCGCCGCGGGTGGCGGACGCAGCCGCGCCGCAGGCGCAGCGCATGCCGCTCAAGGTGGTGTTCGAGGACGCGGCGTTGATCGTGATCGACAAGCCGGCGGGCCTGGTGGTGCATCCCGGCGCCGGCCAGCCCGACCGCACGTTACTCAACGCGCTGCTCGCGCATGCGCCCGCACTCGCCGCGGTGCCGCGCGGCGGCATCGTGCATCGGCTCGACAAGGACACCAGCGGCCTGCTGGTCGTGGCGAAGACCGTCGAAGCCCAGGTATCGCTGGTCAAGCAGCTCGCCGATCACAGCATGCGCCGTGTCTACCTCGCCGTAGTGCAGGGCGACCCGCCGGCGAGCGGGGTGATCGACGCGCCGGTGGGGCGCGACGTGCGCGCGCGTACGCGCATGGCGGTGACCCATCGCGGCAAGCCGTCGCGCACCAACTACCGGGTGCTGGAGCGCTACGGCCATGCCGCGCTGGTCGAATGCCGCCTCGAGACCGGCCGCACGCACCAGATCCGCGTTCATTTCCAGCACCTGCGCCATCCGCTGGTCGGCGACGAGACCTATCGGCGCGGCACGCGCCACGGCATCGACTTCCCGCGCCAGGCGTTGCACGCGATCGAGCTGACCCTCGTCCATCCGACCACTGGCAAGGCGGTGAGCTGGTCGGCGCCATTACCGCGCGACATGAAGCGCCTGATCGACGGGCTGCGCAAGTGATCCAGCCCGAATGGGCGGCGCCGCCGCGCGTGCGCGCGCTGGTCACCACGCGCGACTTCGGCGATCTCGCCGATGAAGTTGCAAGGCGCAGGCTGCGTGCACTGCTTCCCGCCGAGCCCGCGTGGCTGAAGCAAGTGCATGGCACGCGGCTGGTCGATCTGGACCGTGACCTTGAACGCGAGGCGGATGCTGCCCTGACGCGCAAAGCCCAAACCGTGTGCATAGTGAAAGCCGCCGACTGCATGCCGGTGCTCCTCGCCGATGTGGAGGGCACGACCATCGCCGCGGCTCATGCCGGGTGGCGTGGCCTCGCCGCTGGTGTGCTGGAGGCGACGGTGGATGCGATGCGCGTGCCGCGGCAAAAGCTGATCGCCTGGCTTGGCCCGGCGATCGGGCCGCAGGTATACGAGGTTGGGGAGGATGTGTACCGCGCGTTCGCCGACTATACGCAGGCCTTCGTGCCGACGCGGCCCGGCCACTGGCGCCTCGACCTCTATGCCGTGGCGCGTGCCAAGCTGAAGGGATTGAAGGAGGTTAGCGGCGGCGACTTCTGTACGTATTCGGAGCGTGAGCGCTTCTTCTCTTTTCGCCGCGAGCGCACCGCCGCGCGCATGGCCGCCGCCATCTGGCTAGAATCCACACCCTCATGACGCTTGCCTGGATTCTGGTCGCGAGCGTCGCCGGCGGTACGCTTTCCGCCGGCCTCGCCGCCCTCGCGCTCACGCTGCGCGCCACGTGGATACCGATGCTGGTGTCCTTCGCAATCGGCGCGTTGCTCGGCGCCGCGTTTCTCGAAATCATTCCGCATGCGTTTGAAGAGGGCGAGGCGCACCAGGTCGCGTTCTCGATTCTCGGCGGCATCTTCGGCTTCTTCGTGCTGGAAAAACTGCTCCTCTACCGCCACTGCCACACCGAGCATTGCGAAGTGCATGATGCGCACGACCACGGGCGCAGCGGCACGCTGATCGTGGTTGGCGACACGGTGCACAACTTTGTCGACGGCGTGCTGATCGCGGCGGCATTCCTGCAAAGCACCGAGCTCGGGGTGGTGGCCGCGGTGGCGATCATCGCCCACGAGATCCCGCAGGAAGTCGGCGACTTCCTCATCCTGCTGCACTCCGGCTACTCGCGCGCGCGGGCGCTCGCGATGAACCTGGTGTCGTCTGCCGCGACCGTGGTCGGCGGCGTAATCGGCTACTTCGGTCTGCAGCTCGTCGATGGGCTCGAGCCCATCCTGCTCGGCGTGGTCGCCGCCAGCATGATCTATGTTGCCGTCGCCGACCTGATCCCTGGGCTGCATCGCCGGCCGGAGCTGCGCGACACCGCATTCCAGGCCCTGCTGATCGCGCTCGGAATCGGGACCATTGCGGCGGTCGGTGCCGTGGTGCCGCACTAGGCAAAAGGGACTATTCCGTCAAAGGGTTAAGAATCATTTGACGGCGCCCGTTGTGCGTCGCAAAATCGCTCGGCGATGCAACCCGGGTCTCCCGATGCCTTGCTGGCCGCAATCGCCAGCTCGAGCAATGAAGTCACGCAGGGCTGGATGCGGATCATGGCGGGCGCGCCAGCCGCAACCGCCGCGCTTCCCTGGGGCGATCCATCGCTGCAACAAAGCTACTTGCAGAAGCAGGCGCGACTGTGGACCGCGCTCGCGTCCGGCAAGCCGGAAACGCTGGCCTCGCCCGAGCCCGGTGATCGGCGCTTCGCGGCGAAGGAATGGCGCGAGAACCCTTATTACGATTACCTCAAGCAGTCCTATCTGCTTGCCGCGCGCTATGTCGATGAGCTGGTCGAGGCGGCGGTGCTCGAGCCGCTGGCGAAGGAGCGCGCCCGGTTCGCCGCGCGGCAATGGATCGACGCGATGTGCCCGGCCAACTTCCCGGCCACGAACCCCGAGGCGTTGCGCGAGGCGTTCGCGACGCGCGGCGAGAGTCTTACGCGCGGCCTCGCCAACCTCCTGGCCGATGTGCACAAGCGCCGCATCAGCCAGACCAACGAAACCGCGTTCGAGGTCGGCCGCAATCTCGCGGTCACGCCGGGCGACGTGGTGTTCGAGAACGAGCTCATCCAGCTGATCCAATACCAGCCGACCACGGACCAGGTCGCGGCGCGTCCGTTGGTGATGATCCCGCCTTGCATCAACAAGTTCTATATCCTCGATCTTCAGCCGGAGAATTCCTTCGTCGCCCACGCCGTGGCGGCCGGCCATACGGTCTTCATGGTGTCCTGGCGCAACGTCGAAGCGGACCAGGGAACGTTCAGCTGGGACGATTACCTCGAGGACGGCGTTTTCACGGCGCTGCGCGTGGCGAAGGAAATCGCCCACAGCGACCAGGTCAACGCGCTCGGCTTCTGCGTGGGCGGAACGCTCCTCGGCGCGGCTCTTGCCGTGCTATCGCAGAAAAAGGACGCGCTGGTTTCGAGCGCCACCTTTCTTGCCGCCATGCTCGATTTCACCGAGCCTGGCCAGATCGGCCTGTTCGTCGACGAGACCAGCGTCGCCGCGCGCGAGGCGACCATCGGCGCCGGCGGCATCCTGCCGGGGCACGAGCTGGCATTCGTGTTCTCCAGCCTGCGGGCGAACGACCTGGTCTGGCCCTACGTCGTGAACAACTATCTGCGGGGCGGGCAGCCGGCGGCGTTCGATCTGCTGTACTGGAACTCCGACAGCACCAATCTGCCCGGGCCGATGTATTGCTACTACCTGCGCAATACGTACCTCGAGAACCGGCTGCGCGAGCCCGGTGCGCTTACCAATTGCGGCGTGCCGGTGGATCTCGGCAAGGTGGACCTGCCGATCTTCGTGCTGGCGACGCGCGAGGACCACATCGTGCCGTGGCGCTCGGCGTATCGCACGCTCGGCCTCACCGGCGGCGACGACAAGACCTTTGTGCTCGGCGCGAGCGGACACATCGCCGGCGTGATCAATCCGGCGGCAAACAAACGGCGCAGTCATTGGACCGGCACGCCGTACCCTGCAGATCCAGAGCAGTGGTTTTCGAAAGCGAGCGAACACCAGGGAAGCTGGTGGCCGCTGTGGTCGCAATGGCTGGCCAAGCACGGCGGTGCCAGCCGCAAAGCGCCCGCCAAGCGGGGCAGCGCGAAGTACAGGCCGATCGAGCCCGCGCCCGGTCGTTACGTCAAGCACCGGATTCATTAGGAGGCAGCAATGGAAGAGATCTATATCGTCGGCGCAGCGCGCACTCCGATCGGCAAGTTCGGCGGCAGCCTCGCCAAGACGCCCGCGTCCGACCTTGGCGCGCTGGTGATTCGCAAAGTGCTGGAGCGTGCCGGCGTCAAGCCGGAACAGGTATCGGAAGTGATCATGGGCCAGGTACTCGCCGCGGGCGTCGGCCAGAACCCGGCGCGCCAGGCGGCGATGAAGGCCGGCCTGCCGGAGATGATTCCGTCGATGACCATCAACAAGGTGTGCGGCTCCGGCCTCAAGGCGGCGATGCTCGGCGCGCAGGCGATCGCCAACGGCGATTCCGACATCGTGGTCGCCGGCGGGCAGGAGTCGATGAGCCTTTCGCCGCACGCGCTGATGGGCTCGCGCGACGGTTTCCGCATGGGCGACGCCAAGATGGTCGACACGATGATCGTCGACGGCCTGTGGGACGTCTTCAACCAGTATCACATGGGCGTCACCGCCGAGAACGTGGCGAAGGAATATGCGGTGACGCGCGAGGAGCAGGACGAGTTTGCCGTCAAGAGTCAGAACAAGGCCGAGGCGGCGCAAAAGGCCGGACGCTTCAAGGACGAAATCATTACGGTCCAGATCCCGTCGCGAAAAGGACCGGTGATGTTCGCGGACGACGAGTATCCGCGGCACGGCGCGACGCTCGAAGCGATGAAGAGCCTCAAGCCGGCGTTCGACAAGAATGGCACGGTGACCGCCGGCAACGCGTCCGGACTCAACGACGGCGCCGCAGCGATTGTCCTGTGCAATGCCAAGAAGCTGAAAGAGCTTGGGCTCAAGCCGCTGGCGCGCATCAAGGCGTTTGCTTCGGCCGGCGTCGATCCGAAGTACATGGGCATGGGGCCGGTGCCGGCATCGAAGCGCACGCTGTCGCGCGCTGGATGGCAGCCGAAAGACCTCGACCTGATGGAGATCAACGAGGCCTTCGCCGCGCAGGCGATCGCCGTCAACCGGCAGATGGGCTGGGACACCGCCAAGGTGAACGTAAACGGCGGCGCGATCGCCCTCGGTCATCCGATCGGCGCCTCGGGTTGTCGTGTGCTGGTGACACTGCTGCATGAAATGCAGAAGCGCGATGCAAGGCGGGGCCTTGCGTCGCTGTGCATAGGGGGCGGGATGGGAGTTGCACTCGCAGTAGAGCGCTAGAGTTCGCGTGAATGCAGAACGTTAGACAAGGAAAATGAGAAAAATGGGAAATCAAGCAGAAGTAGTTCAGCGACCGGAGGCATGGCGGGAAGACTCGACGCCAGTCACCTCCCGTATCGCTTTCATCTCCGGCGGCATGGGCGGAATCGGCAGCGCAATCTGCCGCCGTCTTGGTCGTCAGGGACATACCGTGGTCGCCGGCTGCCTGCCGGGATACGAGAAGAAGGGGGAGTGGCTGGAGCGCATGCGCCGCGAGGGGTTTCGCGTGCACGCCGCCGAGGGCGACGTGGCCGATTTCGACTCCTGCGCGGAGATGTTCTACCAGGTGCGCTCGGTGGTCGGGCCGATCGACATCCTGGTCAACAACGCCGGCATCACGCGCGACTCGGTGTTCAAGCGCATGACCGAGGCCGACTGGATGGCGGTGATCAACACCAACCTGAACAGCGTGTTCAACGTGACGCGGCAGGTGATCGACGGCATGAGCGAGCGCGGCTGGGGCCGCATCATCAACATCTCCTCGGTGAACGCGATCAAGGGCCAGTTCGGCCAGACCAATTACTCCGCCGCCAAGGCGGGCATGGCCGGATTCTCGAAGGCGCTGGCGCAGGAAGTCGTGCGCAAGGGCGTGACGGTGAATACCGTGTCGCCCGGCTATGTCGAGACCGACATGGTGATGGCGATTCGCCAGGAGATCCGCGACCAGATCGTCGAGTCGATCCCGATGGGGCGGCTCGCGAAGCCCGAGGAAATCGCGGCGGTGGTCGCGTTCCTCGCCTCGGAGGAGGCGGGCTACATCACCGGTGCCAATATCTCGGTGAATGGCGGCATGCACATGATGTAGACTCCGCTCTCCCGGCGAGGGGCGAGGAGGCAGTCATGGCAAAGCAGCGGGTCGCGGTCGTTACGGGCGGCATGGGTGGTCTGGGCGAGACGATCTCGACCAAGATGGCCGAAGCGGGCTACCGCGTGGTGGTCACCTATTCGCCGTCCAACACCAAGTACCGCTCCTGGCTCGAGGAGATGAAAGGCCGCGGGTTTTCCTTCAGCGCTTTTCCGGTCGACGTCGTCGACTATGACGATTGCGCGCGCATCTGCGCGCGCATCCAGTCGGAATGCGGGGCGATCGACATCCTGGTGAACAACGCCGGCATCACCCGCGACATGACGTTCAAGAAGATGAGCAAGGCCGATTGGGACGCGGTGATGCGCACCAACCTCGATTCGTGCTTCAACATGACGAAGCAGGTGATGGACGGCATGGTGGACCGCGGCTGGGGCCGCGTGATCAATGTCTCGTCGGTGAACGGGCAGAAGGGCGCCTTCGGCCAGACCAACTATTCCGCGGCGAAGGCCGGCATTCACGGCTTCACCAAGGCGCTCGCGCTGGAGGTGGCGCGCAAAGGCGTCACCGTCAACACCATCTCGCCGGGCTACATCGGCACCAAGATGGTGACCGCGATCCCGAAGGAAATCCTCGACTCGAAAATCCTGCCCCAGATCCCCATCGGCAGGCTCGGTCAGCCCGACGAAGTTGCCGGCCTGATCATCTATCTGTGCTCCGCGGAGGCGGCGTTCGTCACCGGCGCCAACATCTCCATCAACGGCGGCCAGCACATGTATTAAGGAGTAGACTCAGAACGATGGCCTCCTCCCCGCCAACGCGCGAGCCGAAGACGGAGAACCACCTCCGGCTGATCAAGAAGTACCCGAACCGGCGCCTGTACGACACCAAGACGTCGAGCTACATCACGCTCGCCGACGTCAAGCAGATGGTCCTCAAGCAGGAAGAGTTCCAGGTGGTCGACGCGAAGAGCGGGGAAGACCTCACGCGGCAGATCCTGCTGCAGATCATCCTCGAGGAGGAGTCGGGCGGCGTGCCGATGTTTTCCTCCGAGCTGCTGTCGCAGCTGATCCGGTTCTACGGCAACGCCATGCAGGGGCTGATGGGCACGTATCTCGAGAAGAACATCCGCGCCTTCCAGGACATCCAGAAGGCGCTGCAGGAGCAATCGACCCGCATGTACGGCGACAATTCGCGCGCCTCGCAGGAGCTGTGGGCGCAGTTCATGAACCTGCAGGGCCCGGCGATGCAGAGCCTGATGCAGGCGTACATGGAGCAGAGCCAGAAGGTGTTCGCGCAGTTCCAGGACCAGATGCAGAACCAGACGCGCAACATGTTCTCCGGCCTTTCCTTCCCTGGTTTCTCCCAGACCGGCAAGAGCGATCCTGACAAGCCCTAAGGTTGGGTTCGTTTCGCTAGGGTGTCCGAAGGCGCTGGTCGACTCCGAGCGCATCCTCACGCAGCTGCGCGCCGAGGGCTACGAAACCGCCAAGGATTACGCCGGCGCCGACCTCGTCATCGTCAACACCTGCGGCTTCATCGACGCCGCGGTCGAGGAATCGCTGCAGGCCATCGGCGAGGCGCTCGCCGAGAATGGCAAGGTCGTGGTGACGGGGTGCCTGGGCGTCAAACAGGATGTCATCAGAACCAGGCATCCGTCGGTGCTTGCGATCACCGGCCCGCACGACACACCTGGCGTGATGAAAGCAGTGCACGCCCATCTGCCCAAGCCGCACGATCCGTACACCGATCTGGTTCCGGCCCAGGGCGTCAAGCTCACGCCACAGCACTATGCCTACCTGAAGATCTCCGAAGGCTGCAACCACCGCTGCACGTTCTGCATCATTCCCTCGATGCGCGGCGATTTGGTTTCAAGGCCGATAGGCGAGGTCATGTTAGAAGCCGAGAACCTGGTGAAGGCCGGCGTGAAGGAGCTACTCGTCATCTCTCAGGATACGAGCGCATACGGCGTCGATGTGAAATACCGAACCGGGTTTTGGCAGGGTCGACCAGTCAAGACAAAAATGGCGGAACTCTGCAAGTCACTCGGTGAACTCGGTGTGTGGGTGCGGTTGCATTACGTCTATCCCTACCCGCACGTCGATGAAGTCGTTCCGCTCATGGCCAGCGGAAAAATTCTGCCGTACCTCGACGTGCCGTTCCAACATGCCAGCCCGCGCATCCTGAAGCTGATGAAGCGCCCTGCGAGCGCGGAGAAGGTTCTCGAGCGCCTGCGTCGCTGGCGGGCGATCTGTCCCGAGATCACGGTGCGCTCGACCTTCATCGCCGGCTTCCCCGGAGAAACAGAGGAAGATTTTTCCGAGCTACTAGCTTTCCTGGAGGAAGCGCAGCTGGACCGGGTCGGCTGCTTCGCCTATTCGCCGGTGGAAGGCGCCGCAGCCAACGACCTGTCGGACGCGGTGCCGGCGGACATCAGGGAATCGCGGCGCGAACGCTTCATGGCGCTCCAGGAAAAAATCAGCCGCGAGAAACTGAAACGCAAAATTGGCAGGACGATCAAGGTGCTGGTGGACGAGCCCGGCGTCGGCCGCTCGAGCGCGGACGCGCCCGAGATCGACGGCGTGGTGCGCTTTGCGGGAAAAAAGGCAGGCGCCAAGCCGGGAGAATTCAGGGACGTGACGATCGATCGTGCGGACGAGCACGATCTCTACGGGAGACTGCAATGAGCAAATCGGAAAATGCGCGAGAAGTCGTCGTTGTAGCGGGCGTGCGCACCGGCATTGGCGACTACGGCGGCGCGCTCAAGGAGCTCGCGGCAACGAAGCTGGGCGCCGTGGCGATTCGCGAGGCGGTGGCGCGCGCGAAGATCGAGCCGGGGCGCGTCGGCCACGTGGTGATGGGCAGCGTGATCCACGGCGAAGCGAAGGACATGTACCTCTCGCGCGTCGCGGCGATCGAAGCCGGCATGCCGGTCGGCACGCCGTGCCTGACCGTCAACCGCCTGTGCGGCTCCGGGCTGCAGGCCATCGTCTCCGCTGCCCAGCACCTGATGCTGGGCGACTGCGACGTCGCGGTGGCGGGTGGTGCCGAGAGCATGAGCCGCGCCGCGTATTTCCTGCCCGCCGGGCGCTGGGGCCAGCGCATGGGCGACGCGACCGTGGTCGACGCCATGACCGGCGCGCTGCACGACCCGTTCGGCCACGGCCACATGGGCGTCACCGCCGAGAACATCGCGGCCAAGTACGGCTTCACGCGCCAGCAGCAGGACGAATTTTCCATTTCTTCGCACAAGAAAGCGGCCCGCGCCATCGAAGCCGGCTACTTCAAGTCGCAGATCGTGCCGATCGAGCTCAAGACGCGTAAGGGCGTCGAGCAGTTCACTGCCGACGAGCACGTGCGCCCGGCGGCGACGATGGACGATCTCGCCAAGCTGAAAACGGTATTCAAGAAGGACGGCACCGTCACGGCGGGCAATGCGTCAGGTATCAACGATGCGGGCGCTGCCATCGTTCTCATGGAGGCAGGTTCTGCCAAGAAGGCAAATCTGAAGCCGGTGGCGAGGCTCGTCGCCTACGCCCACGCGGGCGTCGAGCCGCAGGTGATGGGCCTCGGGCCGATCCCGGCGGTGAAGCGCGTGTTCGAGAAGGCCGGGCTGAAGCCCGCCGACATGGATGTGGTCGAGTCGAACGAGGCGTTCGCGGTTCAGGCCATGGCCGTAACGAAGGATCTCGGGCTGGATCCGGCGAAGGTGAATCCGAACGGCGGCGCGGTGGCGCTGGGCCATCCGATCGGCGCGACCGGCGCGATCCTCACGGTGAAGGCGCTCTACGAGCTCGAGCGCACGCAGAAACGCTATGCGCTCGTCACCATGTGCATCGGCGGCGGGCAGGGGATTGCGGCAATCTTCGAGCGTGCCTGAGGCACGCAATTAACCCGGCCGCTCCCGAGCCGCGTCGGCGGCTCAGTGAAGCGAGGATCAACTACTGGCCGCGCATCGTCGGCTCCGCGTTTTTCTGCCTGATGCTAGTCAGCTTTCCGGGCGAGGATTTTTATAACCGGCTGGCATTTGCCCCATTCGCGTTTATCTACCCGCACGTCGCGTACTGGATTGCGGCCAAGCGAGGAGGCGGCAGGCAAGCCGAAACGCCGAATGTACTGGCGGACAGTTTCCTCGGCGGATCTCTCGTCGTGGCCTTTTCGTTCCGGCTCTGGCCGGTCACTGCGATCTACACCATCGGCGTCATCAACGCCTTGCTGTATGGCGGGCCGAAGTTTCTCCTTCTCGCGCTCGCTGCTTCTGCCGCCGGCATGGCGGGCGGCGCGCTGCTGCTGGGCGTCGATTTTCACCTCGACACGGAGCCGCTGGCCACTGCGCTTAGCATCGTCGCGGTCTTCTCCTACGTCATCCTGATCGGAGCAACGGCTTACCGGCTGCGCCTTCGCCAGCGCCAGACACGCGCGGCGCTGAAAGCGGAAGAGCGCAGGTCCCAGGAATTGCTTGGCAACGTCTTCCCGCGCGCGATCATTCCGCGCCTGCGCGCTGGCGAGAGTCCAATCGCTGATCAGTTCGCCGACGTCACCGTCGTATTCGCGGACATCGTGGAGTTCACACCGCTCGCCGAGCGCCTCGGACCGAAGCGCACGGTGTTGCTGCTGAACGAACTTTTCGGCCGTTTTGATCACGTGGCTGCGCGGTTGGGAGTGGAGAAGATAGAAACCACGGGTGATGGCTACCTTGCAATGGCAGGGGCCCCGGAACCGCTCGACCACCATCCCGAAGCGGTTGCGAGATTCGCGCTCGAAGTGCTCGCTGCCTGTCGGGAAACGCGCACGCCGGACGGCAACGCCGTGCAGGTGCGCGTCGGAATGCATACGGGACCGATCTTCGCCGGTGTCATTGGCGAAAGCCGGTTTCATTACAAGATTTTCGGCGAGACGGTTAACACGGCGAGCCGGGTCCAGTCCCACGCCCAGCATGGACGGATCCTCGTTTCGGAAAATACGTACAAGCGATTGCACGGCAAATTCAGGCTTGAGGAGCATGGCGTCGTCGAGTTAAAAGGCCACGGTCCAATGCGCACCTATTGGTTGGTTCCTTGAGAGGAGAAAAAGCGCTCTCGGTCCTCAACGAGGTCTTCGGCTACCCCGAGTTCCGCGGCCACCAGGCCGAGGTCATCGAGCACGTGATCGGCGGCGGCGACGCGCTGGTGCTGATGCCCACCGGCAGCGGCAAATCGCTGTGCTACCAGATTCCGGCGCTGCTACGCGAAGGCGTCGGCGTGGTGGTGTCGCCGCTGATCGCACTGATGCAGGACCAGGTCGCGGCGCTCGCCGAGCTCGGTGTGCGCGCGGCGTTCCTCAACTCGACCCTGACCGGCGCCGAGGCGGCCGAAGTGGAGCGTCGGGCGCGGCGCGGTGAGCTCGACCTGCTGTACGTGGCGCCCGAGCGCCTGCTGACGCCCCGTTGCCTCGACCTGCTGGCGCAGACGCGGCTCGCGCTGATGGCGATCGACGAGGCGCATTGTGTGTCGCAATGGGGCCATGATTTCCGCCCGGAGTATCTGCAGCTCGCGGTGCTCGGCGAGCGCTTCCCGGGGGTGCCGCGCATCGCGCTCACCGCCACTGCCGACGCGCAGACGCGCGCCGAGATCGTCGAGCGGCTACAGCTCGGCAACGCGCGTGCGTTCGTGTCGAGCTTCGACCGGCCCAACATCCGCTATCGCATCGTCGAGAAGGACGATGCGCGCCGCCAGGTGCTGGATTTCATCCGCGCCGAGCACGCCGGCGAGGCGGGCATCGTCTATTGCCTGTCGCGCAAGAAGGTGGACGAGACGGCGGCGGCTCTCGAATCCCAGGGCATTGCCGCGCTGCCCTACCACGCGGGGATGGAAGCGGAGGCACGCCGGCGGCACCAGGAGCGCTTCCAGCGCGAGGACGGCATCGTGATGGTCGCCACCATCGCCTTTGGCATGGGCATCGACAAGCCCGACGTGCGTTTCGTTGCGCATCTCGATCTGCCGAAGAGCGTCGAGGGCTATTACCAGGAGACCGGCCGCGCCGGGCGCGACGGCCTGCCGGCCGATGCATGGATGGCCTACGGGCTGCAGGACGTGGTGCAGCTGCGGCGCATGATCGACGAGTCGGAGGCCGGCGAGGCGCAGAAGCGCATCCAGGCCGGGAAGCTCGATGCCATGCTCGGCCTTTGCGAAACGGCCGAGTGCCGGCGCGTTCGCCTGCTCGGCTATTTCGGCGAGGCCGGGGTGCCCTGCGGCAACTGCGACAACTGCCTCGATCCGCCGGCGACCTTCGACGGCACGCTGGCGGCGCAGCAGCTGCTGTCCTGCATCTATCGCACCGGCCAGCGTTTCGGCGCCATGCACGTGATCGACGTGCTGCGCGGCGAGGCCACCGCCAAGGTGGTACAGCGCGACCACGACAAGCTGAGCACCTTCGGCATCGGCCGCGAGCGCAGCGGCCGCGAATGGCGCGCGATCGTCCGGCAATGCATCGCGCACGGCTTGCTCGAGGTGGATCACGAGGCCTATGGCGCGCTGCGGCTGGCGGGCGAAAGCCGCGCGGTGCTGCGCAGCGAGCGCAGCGTCGCGCTGCGCAGCTGGCGCGAGCCAAAGCGCGCCGCGCGCGTACGCGGCGCCGTCGGGGAAGCGCTCGCCGGGCCGGCGCAGGCGCTGTTCGAGCGCCTGCGCGCCTGGCGCGTGGAGGCGGCGCGCCGCCACGGCGTCCCGGCTTACGTCATCTTCCACGATGCCACCTTGAGGGAAATCGCGCGCACCCGCCCGCTCTCGCTGGACGGGCTGCGCGGCATTTCCGGCATCGGCGTGCGCAAGCTCGAAGCCTACGGCGAGGACATCGTCGGCTTGGTGCGCGGCGGGTGAAAAGGCAGTTGCGGCAGGCGAAACACGCGGCGCAAAGGGTTTCCGCTTCAAGTATTTGAAGCACGCTGGGCCAAGCGCTGCGGCTCGCCTATGCTTCCACTCATGGACGTGCCCGGAATTCAGTCGCTCTGCCTAGAGCTCCGCAGCAAGCTGCTGGAGCGCCGGCAGCACCTCGCCGCCGAGATCGGTCGCCATCCGCGCCCGATCACTGCGTGCGACGTTCACTTCAATCGCTTGCTCGAGGAACGCGCCGAGGTTTCCGCGGCGCTCGATCGCTTCGACGAATTCATCGCGTCGCTGCGCGGTTAGACTCGCGTTGCATGCGCCGCAAACTCCGCCTTGGACTCGCGCTCGGCTCGGGCAGCGCGCGCGGCTGGGCGCACATTGGTGCCATCCGCGCGCTCGAGGAGCGCGGCATCAAGCCGGACATCGTGTGTGGCACCTCGGTCGGCGCGCTGGTCGGCGCCGCGTATGCGGCGGGCGAGCTCGACCGGCTGGAGAAGTGGGTCACCGGTCTCGCCTGGACCACCGTGGTGCGCCTGATGGACCTGACCTGGCGCGGCGGCCTGATCCGCGGCACGCGGCTTTTCACGCTGTTCGGCACGATGCTCGCCGACCGCGAGATCGACGACCTGCCGATCCCCTATGGCGCGATCGCCACCGAGCTGCATTCCGGGCGCGAGCTGTGGCTGCGCCACGGCAAGCTGCTCGAAGCGGTGCGCGCTTCCTGCGCGATGCCCGGGCTGCTGACGCCGGTGCTGCGCGACGGCGCGGTGCTGGTCGACGGCGGCCTGGTGAATCCAGTGCCGGTGTCGATGTGCCGCGCGCTCGGCGCGGACCTAGTGGTAGCCGTCGACCTGAGCTGGGGGAAGCTCGGGCCGTACCGCCGCAGCAAGGAGCGCGCGGTGGCGCCGCGCGAGGAGCCGAGCTGGCTCGGCCGGCTGACGCCAAAATGGATCCACAAGGACAAGGGCAAGGGGGAGGATCCTTCGATCGTGAAGCAGGAGGAGCAGCCGTCGATCCCTTCGATCTTTAGCGTCTTTCTGACGTCGCTCGACATCGTCGAGATGCGCGTGGCGCGCAGCCGTCTCGCCGGCGAGCCGGCCGACGTGCTGATCACGCCGCTATTGCCGGATTTCGCCACCATGGATTTCCACCGGGCCGAAGAGGCGATCGCTGAAGGGCGCGCGGCGGTGGCGCGGATGGGGCCGCTGTTGGAGCAGATCCTCCGCTAGCTCTCAGGCCGCATGTGCGGGAACAGGATCACGTCGCGGATGCTCGGGCTGTCCGTCAATAGCATCACCAGGCGATCGATGCCGAGGCCGCCGCCGGCGCACGGCGGCATGCCGTACTCGAGGGCGCGGATGTAGTCGGCGTCGTAGTGCATCGCTTCCTGGTCGCCGGCATCCTTGGCCTTCGCCTGCTCGAGGAAGCGTGCCGCCTGGTCCTCCGGGTCGTTCAGCTCCGAGAAGCCGTTGGCGATCTCTTTGGCGTCGATGAAGAGCTCGAAACGGTCGGCCACGTCGGGGTCGCCGTCGCGCCGCCGCGAGAGCGGCGACACCTCGGCGGGAAAGTCGGTGATGAACGTCGGTTCGATCAGGTTCTTCTCGGCCACGGCTTCGAACAGCATTAACTGCAATGCGCCCCAGCCCTGGTGCTTTTCGTATTGGACCTTTAGTGCGTCGAGCTTCTTTGCGAGAAACGCGCGGTCGCGAAGGTCTCCGTCGATCCCGTGCTTGCGAATGGCCTCGGGAATCGGCAGCCGCGCGAACGGCTTGCCGAGATCGATCTGCTTGCCCTGGTAGGTGACCGTTGCGTCGCCGGCGGCGGCGCGGACCAGGCGCTCGGTGGAGGCCATCATGTACTGCCAGTCCTCGTAGGCGCAGTACCACTCGAGCATGGTGAACTCGGGGTTGTGGCGCGTCGAGATGCCCTCGTTGCGGAAATTGCGGTTGATCTCGAACACGCGCTCCATGCCGCCGACCACCAGGCGCTTCAGATACAGCTCGGGCGCGATGCGCAGGTAGAGCTCCATGTCGAGCGCGTTGTGGTGCGTCTTGAACGGTCTGGCCGCCGCGCCGCCCGGGATCGGCTGCATCATCGGCGTCTCCACCTCGAGGTAGCCCTCGGCGTACAGCGTCTCGCGCAGGGTTCGGATGATTTCTATTCGTTTCAGAAATACATCCTTCACCTGCGGGTTCACGATCAGGTCGACATAGCGCTGGCGGTAGCGCATTTCGTGGTCGGCGAGGCCGTGGAACTTCTCGGGCAGCGGCTGCAGCGCCTTGGCGATGAGCGCGATCTTCTTGGCATGCACCGTAAGCTCGCCCTTCATCGTCTTGAAGAGATGTCCTTCAACGCCGACGATGTCGCCCAGGTCCCAGTGCTTGAAGTCTTCGTAGCCCGGGACCTCCTGGGTGACATAGGCCTGGATGCGGCCCGAACCGTCCTGCAGCGTGGCGAAGCTCGCCTTGCCCATCACGCGCTTGAGCATCATGCGGCCGGCGACCTTGGCCGGGGCCGGGGCTTTCTCCAGCTCCTCCTTGCTGCGCTCGCCGAAGCCGCGATGCAGCTCGGCGGCGAGGTGTTCCGGATGCCAGTCGTTCGGATAGGCCACGCCCCTGGCGCGCAGCGCCTTCAGCTTCTCGCGCCGCTCCTCGACCAGCTTGCTGTCGTCTTCGCTCATCTTTTTAGACTCCCTGCTTCAGGCTGGCGCTGATGAAATCGTCGAGGTCGCCGTCGAGCACCGTCTGGGTGGCGCCTTTCTCCACCCCGGTGCGCAAATCCTTGATGCGCGACTGGTCGAGCACGTAGGAGCGGATCTGGTGGCCCCATTCGATATCGGTCTGGGCGGCCTTGAGCTTGTCGGCCTCGGCGTGGCGCTTGCGCAGCTCGAGCTCGTAGAGGCGCGACTTGAGCATCGCCATGCATTCGGCGCGGTTGCGGTGCTGCGAGCGGTCGTTCTGGCTCTGCACCACGATGCCGGTCGGCACGTGGGTGATGCGCACTGCGGACTCGGTCTTGTTCACGTGCTGTCCGCCGGCGCCCGAGGCGCGGTAAACGTCCACGCGCAGGTCGGCAGGGTTGATCTCCACTTCGATCGAGTCGTCGACCTCCGGGTACACGAACACGTTGGCGAACGAGGTGTGGCGCCGCCCGTTGGCGTCGAAGGGCGATTTGCGCACCAGCCGGTGCACGCCGTTCTCGGTGCGCAGGCTGCCGTAGGCGTAGTCGCCGCTGATCTTGAGCGTGGCGTTCTTGATGCCGGCCACCTCGCCGTCGGACTGCTCCAGCACTTCGGCGCGGAACCCCTTCTTGTCGCAGTACTTGAGGTACATGCGCTCGAGCATCGAAGCCCAGTCCTGCGCCTCGGTGCCGCCGGCGCCGGCCTGGATGTCCATGAAGCAGTTGTTCGGGTCGAGGGGATTGGAGAACATGCGCCGGAACTCGAGGTCGGCGACGTCCTTCTGGATCTTCTCGATGTCGGCGAACACGGAGAGCAGCGTGGCGTCGTCGGCCTCGGCGCGCGCCATCTCGAACAGCTCGCGCGCATCGTCCAGCCCAGAGAGGATGGCGCCCAGCCGGCTGACGGTGGCTTCGAGCGCCTTCTTTTCCTTGCCGAGCTCCTGGGCGCGTTTCTGGTCGCTCCACACCGCCGGATCGGCCAGCGCCTGCTCGACGGCGGTCAGCCGCTTCTGTTTGCCCTCGAGGTCAAAGATACCTCCGCAGCTCGGCGGACCGGGCGGCCAGGTCCTTGAGCAGGGCGTCGATCTGGTTGAGGCGTTCGGCTTCCATTAGCGGGTCTCGCTCCGGTCTCTCCAGTAAAGGACCTCGCGCTGGAAGCGCGGTTCCGCCTCGATGCGCTCGAGCGGCAGCACCAGGTTCTTGCTCGGGATGGAAACGAAGGCCTTCTGCAAACCGCCGTGCGGCGTGGAGAGGTAGAAGTACACCTGGTCGTCGGGCCGCTGCACCATGAACAGGATGAATTCGAGCATGTTGTCGGCGGAAATCTGCGCGATGCGCAGTTCATCGTCGGTCTTGAAGCCGCGCTGGCGGGCGGCGAGCAGCTCCTCGCCCAGCAGCCGCGGGATGCCCATGGCATCGGCGACATCGGCGCCGATGTAGCCGTCGCGGCCGTGATCCTTCAACCAGCCCACGATCGCTTGCAGGTTTTCCTTGTCGGGTGCCGCGGAAGCGGCCACGCACACCGCGCTCAGCACGGCGAGCAGGAACAAACGCATGATGAAGCCTCCCTTTCTGAGCGCTAGTTTACGCGGTCAGACGCGCTTCGCGGCGTATTCCTCGGCGATCTTGTCGTCGAAAAACGAGGTCGGGTTCGGCGCCGCCATGAAGCGCCGGTACACCTCGGGGTACACGCCGCCGTACTGGAACACCTGGCCATTGGACATCTCGACCTCGAGCGTGCGCGTTTTCTCGTCGTAGCCGACCGAGCGCAGCTTGGAGGAATTGACGCGCTTGCGCTCCATCAGGCTTTGCTCACGGTAATTTTTTCACCCGACTGGATCGCCGACAGTCCCTTCGCGTCACCACTGAGAGTGCCCAGCACGTTGCAGCGGCTAGCAAGCTTCGGGCGTTCATCGGTCGAGATTGGCGTGCGCCCATAGGGCAGGGCGAGGGCGTTGCCCTCGGTCCAGAAGCACACGGTGCCGGGCTCGACGATCTGCTTCGCATCCGGCTCGAGCTTCGCGCTTACCGGCGTAGTGAAGTAGACCTCCTCGCCCCAGGTCTGCGCGCGCGACTCGAAGGGCAGGGCCGCGACCACGGCCCTGGCTGTTGGCGTGTCCTTCACCACCACTTCGAAGCTGGTGGCGCCGGCGCTGATGCGCAGCTTCATCCGCCCAGGGTCGCGCTCCACGGCGACTTGGTGCCGCCGCTGTCGACGGTGCCGTCGATCTGCTTGCCCTTCACCTGCCCGCTGAACTCACCGCGCCGGCCGGCGAGCTTGAAGGTCAGGCGATCGCCGCGCAGCTTCACGTCCTCCATCGGAAATTCCTTGCCGTCGAGGCGCACGCTGCCGGTGACGCGAGTGAGCTGCTGCTTGAGCGAAAGCGTGGCCGCCTGCTTGCTCATCGCCGGCGGCATCTGCGCCTTCCAATTGCCCGCCACCTTGGCCGGCACGATGTAGAGGTAGATCAGGGTGGTGGTGACGCCGCTGATCTGCACCTTGTCCTCGAGGTCCATCTGCACGTACTTCTCCGGAATCCAGCCGGTGAGCGGGTAATCGTGCGACACGATGCGCGTGCCGGGCCGCAGTTCGGACAGGAACTTGTCCTTGAGCAGGTTCACGGTATCGGGCAGCAGGTACATCGTGATCACGGTGGCTTGCGACAGGTCCGTCTTGAACAGGTCCTGCTTCATGAACTTGACGCGGTCGGCGAGGCCTTCGTTCTTCGCCGCCTCGTTCGACTTCTTCACCAGGTCGTCCTTGATCTCGACGCCGAAGCCGCGCGCGCCGAACACCTTGGCGGCGGTCAGCACGATGCGACCGTCGCCGGAGCCCAGGTCGATGAGGAAATCGTCGGCGCTGACGTCGGCGTAGCGCAGCATGTCCGAGACCACGCTCTGCGGCGAGGGCACGTACGGGCCGGCGTCCTTGATCGGCTGCACGTCCTGGGCGCCTGCCGTGGCGGCGGCGAAAGCGAACACGAAGGGGAAAAGCTGCTTCATTCGAAGTGCTCCACGTTGAGCTGGATGTTCTTCAGGCCGTTGAACTCGTTGACGCTCAGCCGGTAGGCGGCCCGCACCTGAGGCGGGAGCGGATCGAGTGCGCCGAAGCGCATCGCCTCGATGCGCCGGCCGTTTTTCACCAGCATGAGCTTGAGGTGCCGCTCGCCGACCACGCGCTGGTTTTCCACGGCGAATGTATCGCAGAACACCGGCTGCGGAAAGCCCTGGCCCCAGATGCCGCCGTCGAGCATGCGCGCGACGTCGAGCGAGAAATGCATGGAATCGAGCGCGCCGTCGGTCTCGACCACGCGCAGCCGCGCGCTCGCCGGCAGCAGCTCGTCCACGGTGCGCTCGAATTCGCTGGAAAAGCGCTCGTAGTCGCCGGCGCCGATCGAAAGCCCCGCCGCCTGCGCGTGCCCGCCGAAGCGGCGGATCAGGCCGGGCGCGCGCTTCGACACCATGTCCAGCGCGTCTCGCAAGTGGAAGCCCTGGATCGAGCGCCCCGAGCCGCGCAGCACCGGCTGGCCAGCCTCTTCGGCCGGCGCGAAGCAGATCACCGGCCGGTGCAGGCGATCCTTGAGGCGGGAAGCCACGATCCCGACGACACCTTGGTGCCAATCGGCGTTGAAAAATGTGCCGCTTTCATGCGCGCTGATCTTTTCGATGGCTTCGACAGCCTGCTGGAGCATCCCGGCTTCGATGTTGCGCCGCTCGCGGTTCAGCCGGTCGAGCGCCTGGGCGCAATTGGCGGCGCGGGCCTCGTCGTCGGTGATCAGGCATTCGATGCCCAGGCTCATGTCGGCAAGCCGGCCGGCGGCGTTGAGGCGCGGGCCGGCGACGAAGCCGAGGTCGAAGCTCGACGCATCGGCGAGCGGGCGGCCGGCGGCGCGCAGCAGCGCCGCGATACCCGGTGCGCCGCGCCCGGCGCGTAGGCGCTTCAGGCCCTGCGCCACCAGGTTGCGGTTGTTTGCGTCGAGCGGCACCACGTCGGCGATGGTGCCGAGGGCCACCAGGTCCGTGAGCGCAGCCAGGTTGGGTTCCCTGACGTTCTCGAAATGCTTCCTCGAGCGCAGCTCTGCGCGCAGCGCGAGCATCACGTAGAACATCACGCCGCAGCCGGCGAGCGCCTTCGAGGGGAAGTCGCAGCCCGGCTGGTTCGGATTGACGATGCACGCCGCGGCCGGCAACTCCGGGCCGGGCAGGTGGTGGTCGGTGATCAGCGTGTCGATGCCGAGCGCTCTCGCGCGCGCCACGCCCTCCACGCTGGCGATGCCATTGTCGACGGTGATGAGAAGGTCTGGTTTGCCGCATCTGTGACCTGAGGCGGCAACGTCGACCAGCTCCGGCGTCAGTCCATAGCCGAGCTTGAAGCGATCGGGCACGAGGTATTCGACCTTGGCGCCGAAGGCCCGCAGCGCACGCACACCCACCGCGCAGGCGGTGGCGCCATCGGCATCGTAGTCGGCGACGATCAGCAGACGTTTTTGTTGCGCGATGGCGTCGGCGAGCAAACGCGCGGCGGTGTCCACTCCCTTCAGCGCTTGCGGCGAAATCAGGCCGTCGAGGCCATAGGTCAGCTCCGAAGCGGTGCGGATCCGGCGCCCGGCGTAAACGCGCGCGAGCACCGGGTGGAGGCCGGCGTCCAGCAGGGCGCGGCGATCCGACTCGACATAGGCGCGCTCGACGATTCTCATGCGTAGTGCTCGACCGGCTTCTTGGTTCGCCAGAAGCGGCGCAGGTCGCCGCGAATGGTCTCGAAGCTTACCTCCTCGCTGCCGTCCACGGCGTGGAGCGTCACCATGCCGATGCGCCCCGACCGCAACGCGGCCAGCAGCGGCGCGAACCAGTCGCGCTCCAGATCGGCAAGGGCTGTCTCGCGCGCGTCGAGCAGCGCGAGATGACGCCCGTCCTCGGGCAGCCGATCGAGCCATTCCGGCGCCGAGCCCGGAAGAGCGCGGTGGCGCGTGCCCGCCAGACGGGCCGCGCCACGCACCGCCGGATCCGCAGCAGCCACCGACTGCCACCGGCATTGCGCGAGGCGCGGGGCCTGGCCGGCGCCCCAGAACCGCACGCTGTTGATCGTCAGCTCGCCGCGCGCCTCGCGCGCTTCGTTCAGCGGATGGGCGTGCAGCAGCATCTGCACCTCGTTCACCAGCGCATCGTTCGGCGCGGCGTCATTAAACAGCCGCGCGCACCAGCGACGCGGCTCGCACGCCCGGAACGCGAGCTGCGCGGCGAAGTGGCGCGAAAGCGCTTCGCATAACGCGTCGGCCTCCTCGCGCTGCACTTCGAACGTTTCTCCGGGAACGGTGGCGAAATGGTCCCGAAAGAAGCGCAGATGCGTCGGGTCGGCGCGTGCCCAGGTGGCCTCGCCGGGTTCGTCGCCGCATCCGAGCAAGGTGAGAGCGCCGGCCGGGAACGGCCCGTCGCCGAGCTCGAAGGCCTCGCTCAGCCAGCCCTCCAGGCTGCGGGCCGGCGCGCGCACCCGGCGCCCGCGCGCCAGCAGCAGTTCAAGCGCGGCGAAGCGCGCGCCGGCGCTGTCGCCGAACAGGCCAGGGATCGCGAGCTCGCAGTGCATCAGGCGGCCAGCGGTACGACGCGCAGGCCGCGCTTGCCGAGATGTCGCGCGAGGATGCGGTAATGGTCGTAATCGAAGCGCGGGCGCTGCTCTTCGAGCAGCTCGGCGACCTCGCTGTCGCAGCTCGCGGTGCCCAGGTAGCACCAGCGGTCGAGTACGTGCACCTCGGTGGCGTCGCGCCCGCGATCGTGCTCGACGACGCCGAGCGGTCCGCGATGCGGCCAGGCGGCGTTTTTCAGGCCGGCGAGCGCAGTGGCGACCCGCGCATGGTGCACATGGATGCTCTCCTTGCCGGCGCACACGCCTAGGCAGCGGCCCATCTGGTGACGCAGGCACGCACCCTGGCGCTTGACCTCAAACCCGAGCGTCTGAAGGCAGAGCCGATGCTCATCGGCGGCAATGCGCAGTGCCGCCATCGCTGCAGGGCGGGAGCGCCAAAGCCCATAGACGAAAGGCAGCGTCTCGGCATCGATCTCCTCGCCGCGCGCGAGGCGCAGCCGCCGGCCGTCGAAGGCGAAGCCGCAGAGCTGGCCCGGGCGGCGTAGCTGGCGGTTGTAGACCGGGTCGAGCTCCTTGACGAGCGCGGCCTCGCGCAGCAGCGCGCCGAGCTCGCCTGCGGTGCGCTGCCACTCGATGCGCCGCACGCGCGGCGTCCAGGCCGAGCCGGCAATGAAATGCTGCAGCACGCGCGAGCGCATCGCGCGGCTCTTGCCGATGTAGAGGGGCGCGGCACCGTCGTCATGGAAAAGATAGACGCCGGGCGCGTCGGGAATCGCGTCGATCGCTCCAGGCTCGAGGTGCGGCGGCAGTGTCGGCTGGCGCGACACCTGGCGGGCGGCGACTTCGAGCACGTCCGCGCCGTGGTCGGCGGCGGCGACGCAGAGGAATTGCCACAGCGCCGCGGCGTCGGGCGCGGCGCGATGGCGCGCTTCGCATTCCAGGCCGTGGCGCTCGATCAGGCTGTCGAGATCATGCGCGCCCTCGCCGGGATAGAGCCGGCGCGAAAGCCTCACGGTGCAAAGCGTCCTGGCGAGGTATTTCAGGCCGGCGCGGTCGAATTCGCGCCGCAGGAATCCGTAGTCGAAGCGCGCGTTGTGCGCGACGAACACGCGCCCGGCGAGGCGTTCGTACAGCTCTTTGGCGATGTCGGCGAAGCGCGGCGCGCTTTCCACCATCTCCTGGGTGATGCCGGTGAGCGCCTGGATCGATCCCGGGATCGTACCCCCGGGATTGACCAGCGTGGACCATTGCGCGGTGAGGGCGAAACCGCTGACTTCAAGAACGGCAATCTCCGTGACTCGATCGCTCGCCGGATCCGAGCCGGTAGTTTCGACGTCGACGATGGCGAGCGGGCCGTTCATGGACGTTTATACAGTAGCGCACTTTGGCGACCGGGGGCTGTCTAAAATTCGCTATGCGTTTCGCCGCCGCATTTTTTCTCGCCGCCGCCAGCCTTGCCGGCTGCACGCCCATGGAATGGGTCAAGCCGGATGCGGCCGCGGATCAAGTGCGCGGCGACGAGCAGGCCTGCCGCGTGGCCGCGGCGCGGGAGGCGAGCTACCACGGCTATTGGTACCAGCACCGCATGCAGCCGGTGATCGCTGGGCCCGGCCAGGTGGTCTGGCCTTCCGGCGCCTTCGTCGATCCCTACGCCCAGCAATCCCTGGACGAGAACCGCCTGGCGCAGTTTTGCATGGAATCGAAGGGCTATCAGCTCAAGGAAGTCACGATCCATCCTTCGCCGGGCGGCGCGGTTTCCGGCAAGCCGTAGTTCGATTTCCTGCGCCGCCAGCCCCACGCGGCCTGCACCGCGCAGATCAAGGCATCGAGCGTATCTCCCGAACCGTCCTCGACGGCGCGCCGCTCGATCGCAGCGGGCGCCTCGAGGCGGATGCCCAGGGGCTGGCCGGCAGTGAGCGCGCGCACGACGTTCCTGCGGGCGCGTTTGCGGGCGGGCGTGTGCTCGCTGCGCGTATCGCTCTTGTAGGACTCGCGCATGCCGAGCTGCTTGCGCGCGAGCAGGCCGGGATAGGCTTCCAGGGCGACGCGGGAATCATCAAGCTTCAACAGCGCGGGAATGTGGACGCCGGCGGCAAGCAGACGCCGCGCGCCTTCGTGGAACATGAGCGCGACCGGCGGGTTGACGAGCTTCATCGGACTCGACGAGCCCGCCGGATGGTCGGTTGCGCGGTGCACGTACTTGCCGCCGACCGGCCGGGTCATGCGGTAGGCGTTCAGCACGGCTCGAAAGGCGAGACGGTCCATGGCGGCGCAATGCGCAACCAGCCGCGGCCAGTCCGCCGGCCAGCCGAGGTCGCGCACCAGCTGGCGCGGCAGGCCGAAGGGAAAATCGAAGCCGCCGGTCCAGGGGCCGGGCCGCGCGAGAAACGCTTCAAAGGCGGAAAAGCTCTCGAGTCTTTCAACCTCTTCGATCGCGAGGCGGTTCTGCCTGAGAGAACCGGCGGCCACCGTGATCGCCTTCGCCCGGCGCGGTGCGCAGGTGAAGTCGACCCCGTAGATTCTCACCGCAGCTCTTTGCGCAGGGCATCCAGCGGGCTCGATTGGTAGCCGCGGCGCCGCACGAGCATGGTGCGCGCGTTGGCGATCTTCGCCGGCAGCGGGTGCACGGCGAGCTGCGATTCCATGCCGCTCGCGCGCAGCACCGAGCGCGGCACCACGGCGATGCCGCACCCCGCCGCGGCGCAGGCGACGATGGCGTGGTAGGAGCCATACTCCATGACGCGCTCGGCCACCACGCTCGAGCGACCGAGCCAGGCCTCGAGGCGGCGACGGTAGGCGCAGCCGCTGGCGAAGGCGAGGATGGTCGGCTGGTGCAGGTCCTTCGGCGCCGACACGCGCGAATGGGTTTTTGGCGTGATGAGCACCAGCTCCTCGACGAACGCCGGCTCGGCCGCGAGGTTGCGCGCAGAAAACGGCTCGGCGATGAACGCCGCGTCGAGCTCGCCGCGCAGCACGCGGGCCGCGAGTGCCGCGGTGGTGCCGGTGGCGAGCTCCAGGCGCACCGCCGGGTTCGCCTTATGGAAGCGCGCGAGCACCGGCGGCAGGCGGGTGGCGGCGGTGCTCTCGAGGGCGCCGAGCTTCAGCGCACCCTGCGGCGCGATTCCCTTCACGGCGGCCTGCGCCTCGCCGGACAGCTGCAGCAGCCGCTGGGCGTAGTCGAGCAGCACCTTGCCTTCGGCGGTGAGCACCAGCCGGCGGCGTTCCCGGTTGAAGAGCTTGGTGCCGAGCCTCGCCTCCAGGCGCTGCACGCGCGTCGTGACGTTGGATTGCACGCGGTGCAGCGTGCTGGCCGCGCGCAGGATGCCGCCCTGCTCCGCCACCGCCTTGAAGATCCTCAGCTCGACCAGGTCCATGATTCACCGAAAGAGAATAGAACGTTCTTGATTATTCACTTCCCAGGAATGGGAGGTCAATCTACACTGAAGCATGAGCTTTCTCGGCAGCGAGTTGCCCCTGATCCAGGCGCCGATGGCGGGCTTTCAGGGCGCGGCGCTGACGATCGCAGTATGCAAGGCGGGCGGTCTGGGCTCGCTGCCGTGCGCGATGCTGACGGTCGAAGCGATGCGTAAGGAGCTGGCGGCGATCCGCGCTGCGACCGACCGGCCCTACAACGTCAATTTCTTTACGCACACGCCGCCGGCCGCCGATGCACGCCGTGAAGCGGCGTGGCGCTCCGCGCTCGCGCCCTACTACCAGGAGTACGGCATCGATCCGAATGCCATTCCCGCAGGCCCGGGACGCGCGCCGTTTACTGCCGAGGCGGCAGACGCGCTGCAGGAATTCAAGCCGGCGGTCGTCAGCTTCCATTTCGGCCTGCCTTCGGCTGCGCTCCTCGAACGCGTGCGTGCATGCGGGGCGAAGATCCTGGCTTCGGCGACCACCGTCGATGAAGCGCTCTGGCTCGAAGCGCACGGCGTGGATGCGATCATCGCGCAGGGCGTGGAAGCGGGCGGGCACCGCGGTAACTTCCTGACCGACGACGTGACGACCCAGCCCGGCACCTTCGCGCTGGTGCCGCAGGTCGTGCGAGCAGTGAAGGTGCCCGTCATCGCCGCCGGCGGCATCGCCGACGGGAAAGGCGTGGCTGCCGCTATCAAATTGGGTGCAGCGGCGGTGCAGGTCGGAACGGCGTACCTCCTGTGCCCGGAAGCGACGACGAGCGCGGTGCACCGTGCCGCGCTGAAGAGCGAGGCGGCGCGCAATACCGCGCTCACCAACATATTTACCGGTCGCCCAGCGCGGGGAATCTTGAACCGGGTGATGCGCGAGCTGGGACCGATGAGTTCCATGGCGCCGGCATTCCCGCTCGCGACCTCGGCCATCGCGCCGCTGCGTGCCAAAGGCGAAGCTCAAGGCAAGGGCGATTTCTCGCCGCTGTGGTCGGGGCAGAACGCCACCGGCTGCCAGGAAATTCCGGCCGGCGAAATTACCCGGGCGCTCGCGCAGGGCTTTTCACAATAATCTCGTCGTAGCCTCGCCCGGTGAACTGCAGCAGGCAAAACCCGTTGCCCCATGGGTCGGCAAGCATGGCGAGCTCCCCATAGGCATGCGCTTTGACGTCCGCCTCGAGCGTGGCGCCCGCCGCGAGCGCGCGCTTTACCGCGGCGCGGATGTCGTGCACGACGAAATCGAGATGGACCGGCGTCCAGTGGCGTCCATAGTCGCGTTTGCCTTTCGCTGCCGGTGAGATCGGCGTTCCCGCCGCCTTGGGCAAAAGATAGATTGGCGCCGCCCCGCCGACGAGCTCGGTCCAGCCGTCGAAGCGCCGCCCTACCGTGAGGCCGAGGCCGTCGCAGTAGAAGCGCGTCGCTTTCTCGAGGTCGTCGACGTCGATGTTGACCAGCAGATTCATTCAGAGTCTGGTCAAGTCATCTGCCGACAGATTGTGGATCCGGCCGAAGCCGGCGACGAAGCGAGCGTCGCGCGGCGTGATTTTCCAGAAGGAGAAGTCGGCGAGGTCGAAATTGATCGCTTGCTCGGGGAAGCGCTTCAGCCAGGCATCCTTTGGACCATCCGGGAGCTGAACGGCGTGGCCGCGCACAGTAACGCGCATCAGCGTGAACGGGTCGGCCCGGCCGTCGTCGGTCTCGGCCACCGACAGCGCGACGCGCGGGTCCTGCATCATGTCCTGCGTATGCCAGGCGAGGCGGCTGACGTGGACGTATACCGCCGAGAAATCGCGCTCCGGCATGAACAGCGTCATCGAGACCATCGGCGCACCGCCGCGCAGCGTCGCGAGATGCGCCGTGCGCTCGTTGGTGAGCAACCGTTTCAGCAGCCCGGCGGTCTGGGCGTCCACTGCGTTGATTGTAGTATTCTCGCGCCTCCCCAATGCGATACGAGCTCATGGTCGGGCTGCGCTATACGCGCGCCCGGCGCCGCAACCGGTTCATCGGCGTCAACTCCGCGGTGTCGATGATCGGCATCGCGGTCGGCGTGTGGGCGCTGATCGTGGTCCTGTCGGTGATGAACGGGTTCCAGAAGGAAGTGCGCACGCGCATCCTCGGCGTGGTCTCGCACCTGCAGATCCTCGCCGAAGACAACCGCCTCGCGGACTGGCAGGGCGTCGCCAAGATTGCCGCGCAGCATCCGCGGGTGGTGGCGAGCGCGCCCTTCGTGCAGGCGCAGGCCATGCTGTCGAACGGCCAGTCGATGCGCGGCGCCGTGGTGCGTGGCATTCTGCCGGGCGAGGAAGACAAAGTCGCCGACCTGTCGCAGCACATGCGCGCCGGCTCGCTCGACGCGCTGCGCGCCGGCGAGTTCGGCGTGGTGCTGGGCGCCGACCTCGCGCGCGCGCTCGGCGTGCTGCGCGGCGACAAGATCGCGCTCATCGCGCCGCAGGGCATCGTCACCCCGGCGGGGGTCATCCCGCGCCTGAAGCAGTTCAGCGTGGTGGGCGTGTTCGAGGCCGGCCTGGTGGACGCCGATTCCGGCCTTGCGCTGGTGCATATGCAGGATGCGCAGACGCTCTACCAGATGGGGCCGGCGGTCAGCGGTGTGCGCCTCAAGCTGGACGATCTCTTCGCCGCGCGCACCGTGGCCAACGAGCTGCTTGCCAGGTTGCCGCCGAACGTGTTCGCCTCCGACTGGACGCGTAGCCACGCCAACTTCTTCCGCGCCGTCGAGATCGAGAAGCGCATGATGTTCCTGATCCTCGGCCTGATCGTGCTGGTCGCGGCGATCAACATCATCTCCACCCTGGTGATGGCGGTGATCGACAAGCAGGCCGACATCGCCATCCTGCGCACGCTCGGCGCGGCGCCGCGCTCGATCCTGCAGATCTTCATGGTGCAGGGGATGGTGCTCGGCGTGCTCGGCACCCTCGCCGGCGTCGTCGTCGGCATCATCACCGCGCTCAACATCGACGTGATCGTGCCGGCGATCGAGCGCGCCTTCAGCATCAAGTTCCTGTCGAAGGACGTCTATCTCATTCCGGACCTGCCCTCCGACCTGCAGGTGAACGATGTGGTGTCGATCGCGTTGATGGCGCTGGTGTTGTCGTTCGTGGCCACGCTCTATCCGAGTTGGCGCGCGGCGCGCACCAATCCGGCCGAAGCGCTGCGCTATGAATGAAGCCGTCATTGCTTGCCGAGACCTGAAGAAAACCTATCAGGGCCCGGCACCGGTGAGGGTGTTGCAGGGCGTGTCGCTGGAAGTGCGGCCGCGGGAGCGCATCGCCATCGTCGGCCGCTCGGGCTCGGGCAAGTCGACGCTGCTGCATCTTCTCGGCGGGCTGGACGCGCCGACCTCGGGCACCGTGCTGATCGAGGGCAAGGCGTTCAGCCAGATGAGCGAGGCCGAGCGCGGCCGCGTGCGCAACTCGACCCTCGGCTTCGTCTACCAGTTTCATCACCTGTTGCCGGAGTTCACGGCGGTCGAGAACGTGGCGATGCCGCTGCTCATCCGGCGCCTCGAGCGCGCCGAGGCGCGCGAGCGGGCGGCGAAAATCCTCGGCGAGATCGGGCTCGGGGCGCGCCTGGAGCACCAGCCGGGCGAGCTCTCCGGCGGCGAGCGCCAGCGCTGCGCCTTTGCGCGCGCGCTGGTCACCAACCCGGCGTGCGTGCTCGCCGACGAGCCGACCGGAAACCTCGATTCGCACACCGCCGACGAGGTATTCGACGCGATGGTGCGTCTCTCGGCCTCGCACGGCACGGCCTTCGTCATCGTCACGCACGACAGCGACCTCGCGGCGCGCGCCGAGCGCATCTATGAGCTGAACGACGGGGTGCTGCAGCCCAAATAGGCGAGCGTTGCGTCTCTGGAGCCTGCATCCGATGTATCTCGATGCCCGCGGGCTGGTCGCGCTGTGGCGGGAAGCGCTGCTCGCACAAGCCGTACTGCGCGGCAGGACGCGTGGCTATCGCCATCATCCTCAGCTCACGCGCTTCCGCGACGTGGCTTCACCGTGCGGCGGCATCGCGCAGTATCTGCGCGTAGTGCACGCCGAGTCTCTGGCACGCGGCTACGCTTTCGCTTCGGGAAAAATCTCGCGCGCCCGCTGCCCGGACCGCATTGCCGTGCGGCGTGGGCAGCTCGACTATGAATGGCAGCACCTGATGGGCAAGCTGAAGGCCCGCGACCCGGCGCGTGCGAAAGCGTTGCAAGGCATCCGGCGGCCCCAGGCGCATCCGTTGTTCACGATCGTGCGCGGACCGCTCGAGGAATGGGAACGGCCGGGCTAGGCAGCCCAGTACCAACTAGTTCCTTGGGAGCCGCCGGACGCTTTGATAAGGTCTGGTTGCGTCATGCCGGAAACCACAAAACAGCAATTGCTACGCAAGGGTGCCGACTTGCTCGGCCGCGTAGAACTGGCTGCGCTGCTGGACGTGCACGCGAGTCTGCTCGAGGCCTGGATCAGTGGGCACGCCAGCATGCCGGATCGCCAGTTGCTCGCCCTCACGCATATTCTCGACAAGGTCGCCCGAAAATAGCTTCCACCGGAGGAACGTTGGAACGCGTACCGCCTAATCTGCCGAACACGTGTTCCCGTCTGATCGCCATGGCGGTGTCTTTCGTCGGCGAAGCGCAATCGGTGGCGTTGGAGATGAAGTGCTCCAACGCCGACTTCCTGGAGTACTGCGCAGGCCAGAAGGAACCGACAGCGGCGGAGCTGGACCGCTTGATCGGCTTGATCGTCCGCGAACAGGCGAAACTGACAGCCGGCCGCTAGCTGGGCTCGATTTTGAGGACCTGTGCGGCGAGCACCTGCTTGTAGAACTCCGCATCCCGCAGCGCGCGCCAAAGCAGAAAACCGTCGCTGCTTCTCTTCACGAGAAAGCGCAGGACGAGCGCTGCAATGAAGACGCCCACGCCCGCGATCACGTAACCGACCAGCGCAAGCGCGACCCCGAGGCCGAGGATCGGCAGCATTACGAGCGGCAGCATCGCGCGGCCGGAGACGAAGCGGGCGGCGGCCTCGCGATCGATGTGCACGCGCAGGCGGCCCGCATGGTAGCCAGCGACGAACTCCTCGTGCGTCATGCACCGCCTGTCCGGCGCCGGGCGCGCGCACGCCAGGCGGCGACGACCCAGCCGCGCCACCCGAGCCGCACCGCGAAGTAGCCGATCGCGGCCAGAGTCAAGGCGAGCGCGAGCAGCCCGACGCCGAGCGGCTTGCCGAGCGCCATCATCCATTCGCCGAGCGCACGCAGCGAGCCGGGCAGGTCGCTCCAGTCCATCGCGAATGGCGCGATGAACGGTCCCTGCTCGCCGGGGAGCAGCCACCGGCCGTAGGTATAGGCGAGAAGGTAGAGCGGCACGATGGTCAGGGGATTTGTGTAGAGCGTCACGATCAGCGCGACCGGGATGTTCTTGCGACACGGAATCGCGATCAGCAGCGCGGCGAGCATCTGCAGCGGCCCCGGCACCAGCCCGCATGCGAGGCCGATCGCCACCGCGCCGGGCACCGAGTGGCGGTTGAGGTGCCACAGATTGGGGTGCTGCAGCCAGCCGCCGAACGCGGCGACCATGCGGCTCGAACGTACGGCCTCGGGGTCGGGCAGGTATTTGCGGAAAAACTTGCGGGGCACGTCAGGCGGGCGTCATCTCGGAGCGGCTGCGCGCGTTGATTGTAGATGACCCTGGCCGCATTGGCCTTCGCAGCCGGCGCCGCGGCGCTCCAGCTGCAGGCTCACCTGCCGGCGGTGGCGTGGGTCGTTTTGGTCGTTCCATGTTTCGCAGGCCTGTACTGGCGGCCGAAACTCGCGCCGCTCTTCACGTTCACCCTGGGATTTCTGTGGGCAGCCGGGCTCGCGCACCTGCGCATGGCGGACTGGCTCGCACCGGAACTCGAGGGCCGCGATCTCGATGTGATCGGCGTGGTCTCGAGCCTGCCGGCCGTGGGAGCGCGGGCGGTGCGCTTCGAGTTCGAGGTCGAATCTCAACCCGGCGGCGCGCGCCTGCCGAAGAAGCTCCTGCTTTCCTGGCACCGCACGCCGTTCGCGGAGGACGGCGCGGCGATGCTCGAGCAAGCCGTGCATCCCGGCGAGCGCTGGCTGTTCACCGTGCGGCTGCGGCGCCCGCATGGCCACGTCAATCCCTACGGCTTCGATTACGAAGCCTGGCTGCTCGAGCGCGGCGTGGGAGCGACGGGCTACGTGCGGCAGAAGGGCGAGCGCCGGCGCCTCGGATCCCGCAACGGTTTTCTCGATTACGTGGAACGCGCGCGCGAAGCAGTGCGCGATCGGTTCCAGGCGCATCTCGGCGCGACGCCGGCGGCCGGCATCCTCGCGGCGCTCGCGGTCGGCGACCAGCGCGCAATCTCGGCGGAGGAATGGCGGCTTTTCAACCGCACCGGCGTCACGCACCTCATGAGCATTTCCGGATTGCACGTAACGCTGGTCTCCGGCCTGGCGGCGTGGCTGGTCGCCTTTGGCTGGCGCCGCGTGCCGGCGGCCGTGCTGCGCTTGCCGGCGCGCAAGGCGGCGGCCGCAGCCGCGATCATCGCGGCGCTGGGCTACACGCTGCTCGCCGGATTTGCCGTGCCGGCGCAGCGCACGTTCTACATGGTAGCCGTGGTGGCGGCGGCACTATGGTGTGGCCGCATCACCTCGCCGTCGCGCACGTTAGCGCTGGCGCTCGTCGTCATCGTTGCCGCCGATCCGTGGGCGCCGCTCGCGCCGGGCCTGTGGCTGTCGTTCGGCGCAGTGGCGCTCATCTTCTACGTCGCCCAGGCGGGGCCGCGGGTCCTGCAGTGGATCCGCATGCAATGGGCGATCACCGTCGGGCTCGCGCCCGCGGCGCTGCTCCTCTTCGGCCAAGTGTCGCTCGCTGGGCCGCTCGCCAATGCCGTCGCCATTCCGGTGGTGTCGGTCGTCGTGACGCCCCTCGCGCTCATGGCGGCGGTCTTTCCGGTTCCGCTGATTCTGGAAGTCGGATCGTGGCTGGTCGAGTGGCTGCTCGCTTATCTCGAATGGTGCGCGGCGCTGCCGGGGGCGTTGTGGCAGCAGCACGTGCCGCCGGTCTGGGCCGCGGCCGCCGCGATCGCGGGCGCACTCTGGCTGCTCGCCCCACGCGGCGTGCCTTCGCGTGCCGCGGGCCTTGCGCTGATGGCGCCGGCGTTCTCATTTGCGCCGCCCGCACCTGCCGCGGGCGAAGCCTGGATTACCGCGCTCGACGTCGGACAGGGGCTCGCGGTCGTAGTGCGCACCGCGGGCCACACGCTGCTCTACGACGCGGGGCCGACGTACGGCCCCGAGGCCGACAGCGGCGGCCGCATCGTCGTGCCGATGCTGCGCGGCGCCGGCGTCGAGCGCCTGGACATGATGGTCGTCAGCCACGAGGACATCGATCACCTCGGCGGCGCGCTGAGCGTCCTCGAAACGCTCGAGGTGCGCACGCTCGCCTCGTCCCTGGCGCCGGGTCACGCCCTCAATACGCTGGTCCCCGAGGCGATTCGCTGCGCGGCCGGGCGGCGCTGGGCATGGGACGGGGTGCGCTTCGAGTTTTTGCACCCGCCGTCTGGCTGGGAATCCGCGCGGCGCAACAACCAGAGCTGCGTCCTGCGCGTGACCCAGCTTTCTTGTACAAAGTTGGCATTATAAGAAAGCATTGCTTATCAATTTGTTGCAACGAACAGGTCACTATCAGTCAAAATAAAATCATTATTTGAAGCTTGGCGTAATCATGGTCATAGCTGTTTCCTGTGTGAAATTGTTATCCGCTCACAATTCCACACAACATACGAGCCGGAAGCATAAAGTGTAAAGCCTGGGGTGCCTAATGAGTGAGCTAACTCACATTAATTGCGTTGCGCTCACTGCCCGCTTTCCAGTCGGGAAACCTGTCGTGCCAGCTGCATTAATGAATCGGCCAACGCGCGGGGAGAGGCGGTTTGCGTATTGGGCGCTCGGTCTTGCCTTGCTCGTCGGTGATGTACTTCACCAGCTCCGCGAAGTCGCTCTTCTTGATGGAGCGCATGGGGACGTGCTTGGCAATCACGCGCACCCCCCGGCCGTTTTAGCGGCTAAAAAAGTCATGGCTCTGCCCTCGGGCGGACCACGCCCATCATGACCTTGCCAAGCTCGTCCTGCTTCTCTTCGATCTTCGCCAGCAGGGCGAGGATCGTGGCATCACCGAACCGCGCCGTGCGCGGGTCGTCGGTGAGCCAGAGTTTCAGCAGGCCGCCCAGGCGGCCCAGGTCGCCATTGATGCGGGCCAGCTCGCGGACGTGCTCATAGTCCACGACGCCCGTGATTTTGTAGCCCTGGCCGACGGCCAGCAGGTAGGCCGACAGGCTCATGCCGGCCGCCGCCGCCTTTTCCTCAATCGCTCTTCGTTCGTCTGGAAGGCAGTACACCTTGATAGGTGGGCTGCCCTTCCTGGTTGGCTTGGTTTCATCAGCCATCCGCTTGCCCTCATCTGTTACGCCGGCGGTAGCCGGCCAGCCTCGCAGAGCAGGATTCCCGTTGAGCACCGCCAGGTGCGAATAAGGGACAGTGAAGAAGGAACACCCGCTCGCGGGTGGGCCTACTTCACCTATCCTGCCCGGCTGACGCCGTTGGATACACCAAGGAAAGTCTACACGAACCCTTTGGCAAAATCCTGTATATCGTGCGAAAAAGGATGGATATACCGAAAAAATCGCTATAATGACCCCGAAGCAGGGTTATGCAGCGGAAAAGCGCCACGCTTCCCGAAGGGAGAAAGGCGGACAGGTATCCGGTAAGCGGCAGGGT